>Ga0315338_1000052_pt1:0-25000 | contig 590529 bp, 510 predicted proteins | sample ASW8metaG_FD_204518 | JGI IMG/M metagenome (GOLD analysis project Ga0315338, IMG submission 204518) | Ammonia-oxidizing marine archaeal communities from Monterey Bay, California, United States - ASW #8 | ecosystem: Environmental > Aquatic > Marine > Coastal | place: USA: California... | reverse complement strand
CTGGAGACGCCGAGACAGCCAGGAGGTTGGCTTAGAAGCAGCCATCCTTTAAAGAAAGCGTAATAGCTCACTGGTCAAGCGGCTCTGGGCCGACAATGTAACGGGGCTCAAGCACAGTACCGAAGCCGTAGATTTAACGGATCCTTCGGGATCCATAAGTGGTAGAGGAGCGTTCTCTATGCAGTGAAGGTGGACCGTGAGGACCACTGGAGCGTAGAGAAGTGACCCTGCCGGCATAAGTAGCGACAAGAGTGGTGAGAATCCACTCCGCCGTAAGCCTAAGGTTTCCTGAGGAAGGTTCGTCCGCTCAGGGTTAGTCGGGTCCTAACGTGAGGCCGAAAGGCGTAGCGGATGGATATCCGGTCAACATTCCGGAACTACCTAAACAACGTTTGTACGATGGGGGGACGCAGGAGGCTAGCCCAGCCTACGATTGGAAGTGTAGGTTCAGGCATGTAGGGGGAGTCGCCAGGCAAATCCGGTGACTCATATTCCCTGAGGTGCTATGGCAAGGCCGTCAGGCCATAAAGTGGGTCACGCCACGCTGCCGAGAAAATCCTCTAAGGAGTTGTTTGGGTACCCGTACCGCAAACCGACACAGGTAGGCGAGGAGAAAATCCTCAGGCGCGAGTGAGAACCATCGTTTAGGAACTCGGCAAACTCGCCCCGTAACTTCGGAAGAAGGGGTGCTCCAGCTCGTGATCCGGTTCGCCCGGTGAGCGGGAAGGAGTTGCAATAAAGAGGCCCAGGCGACTGTTTACTAAAAACACAGGACTCTGCTAAGTCGAAAACGACGTATAGGGTCTGACGCCTGCCCGGTGCCGGAAGGTTAAAAGGAGGGGTCAACATCTTCGGATGTGAAGCTCTGAATTGAAGCCCCGGTAAACGGCGGCCGTAACTATAACGGTCCTAAGGTAGCGAAATTCCTTGTCGGGTAAGTTCCGACCTGCACGAATGGCGCAACGATCTGGGCGCTGTCTCAACGATGGACACTGCGAATTTGTGGTACCGGTGAAGACGCCGGTTACCCGTGGCAAGACGGAAAGACCCCGTGCACCTTTACTACAACCTAGTAGTGAATGCTGGTGTGTTATGCGCAGGATAGGTGGGAGACTTTGAACCGGGCCTCTTGGGGTCCGGGGAGTCAATGGTGAGATACCACCCTTAGCACTTCGGTGTTCTAACCTCGGTCTGTTATCCAGGTCAGGGACACTGCTAGGCGGGTAGTTTGACTGGGGCGGTCGCCTCCCAAAATGTAACGGAGGCGCGCGAAGGTTCGCTCAGGCTGTTTGGAAATCAGCCGGAGAGTGCAAAGGCACAAGCGAGCTTGACTGCGAGACATACAAGTCGAGCAGGTGGGAAACCAGGCCTTAGTGATCCGGTGGTTCCGCATGGAAGGGCCATCGCTCAACGGATAAAAGGTACGCCGGGGATAACAGGCTTATCTTGGCCAAGAGTTCATATCGACGCCAAGGTTTGGCACCTCGATGTCGGCTCATCACATCCTGGAGCTGTAGCAGGTTCCAAGGGTTCGGCTGTTCGCCGATTAAAGTGGTACGTGAGCTGGGTTTAGAACGTCGCGAGACAGTTCGGTCCCTATCTGCCATGGGCGTAGGAAATTTGAGGGGGGCTGTCCTTAGTACGAGAGGACCGGGATGGACGAACCTCTAGTGTACCAGTTGTCGCGCCAGCGGCAGCGCTGGGTAGCTACGTTCGGAAGGGAGAAATGCTGAAAGCATCTAAGCGTGAAACCCTCCCCAAGATGAGATTTCCCTGAGCTTCGGCTCCTGAAGGCTCCTGGAAGACCACCAGGTAATAGGCCAGATGTGTAAGGTCTGTGAGGACTTGAGCTAACTGGTACTAATCAGCCGTGAGGCTTGACCATATTTTTTCCTTTTCAATCATTAAGAATTTGGGAAGCTATCGTTTGTGGAGTATTCAGTTTGAAGAACGTTTTGTATTTGATCTTTGACATATTTCTCTTGTGAGGTGCGAGATAAGCACCCGCAGGAGGGCCGGGCGCCCGTCGAATGTGCGGGGTTCGGTTTTTTCGTTTCCCGGTGGTCATAGGAGAGGGGAAACACCCGTTCCCATACCGAACACGGCAGTTAAGCCCTCTTCCGCCGATGGTACTTCGGGGGTAACTCCGTGGGAGAGTAGGTCGCTGCCGGGAGTATTTTCAGGACCCGAGGCCTAGATAGGCCTCGGGTGTTTCTCTGTACAGAGACAAGGGGATCTCTTCGAGTTTTGTGAGAGGTTGCAAGCTACTCCACCGCGTGGAACATGCAGGATTAAACAGGAATGCGGCGGGAAGGTTACATGCAAATACCTCTAGATAAGCTATTTGGTATTTCGGATTGGTGTAGAAAGTTTCTTAGACCGCAGTGAGTCAATAGATCAATAAGCCACGCGATATACTACGCGGCACCGTGTCTGCCATCCCAGTTGAACTCGCCAGCCAGAGGAAGATTCGTGAACGGAACAAGATCAGCTACCGATTTGCCCATTGGCCTATTTGGATCTGGGTCTGTTTTATCACACCAGGACCACTGACATTTGATTTGTTTGAGACCGGCTTCGACCGACGGATGGTTGGTTGGCTTGGGGTTGTGCTGCTCGCAACAGGGCTGGCTGGTTTACGTGGTCAGCTGCCCGGAGTGGAACCTCGTCCGTACATTATTCGGTTCACCGAAGATAAGCCTAACCCACTCTATCGACGCGTCTGTTACACGTTGGCCTGGAGTGCAGTTGTCACATTTGCATTACTCAATCTCAGCGGATTAGCAGTCGCGATTCTGACCGGTGGCTGGTATTTGCGAGAGTTATACGATGTTGCCTACTTCCCGATGGCGAGCACGATCTGGATCCTAGGTGCTTTTGGTGTACTGCCACGGGTCAAGCGATCGACGAAGGGAGAGGGTCATGAGCGGCGCTACTTCTACGGTTCGGTTTGGGCTGTCTGTTTGGCTCAACCGGTACTTTGGTTTCTGTGGGCAGTGTTACCTCACACGCGAGCGGCAGATGTAGTGAAGCTCTTTGTTTTTATCGGCATCCTCATTTTCGTCGGATGGTTGGCGTATCGTGGTTTGTTACCGCGAACGCGGCCGATCGTTCCTGGCGAACTCGCCGTCAGTGACTAGTAATGACCTCTTCAAGATTTTACGTCTGGTAGCGTCTTCTGGCTAATTTTACGCAGCATTGTCCTGCCGCCGGCTACGCATGGATCGTCATTCAAACCGCCAGGCTGAGAGCATCAGGATGTGGACCATTAGAACCAGCAGTAGAATACGCGACATGCAAGCCATAGCAGTGAAGGTGACATGCATGTTTGGGGTTTTTGCGGTTGTTTTATCAGGACGCGCGACGACTCTTCTAGAAGTACAAAGCCCTCTAAAGGATGAGAGTTCGTTTAGCGTTCATTTTATTGATAAGACGATGAGGGTTGACTATTTTCACTCTGGAGGTCAGGGAACTGAAGTATTTGGTTTAGACCGGGTCGTTTCCGATGGTCCCTGGGCGGGAAGTCTTACCCGGTTAGTTGATGGCCTAAACCTGGGAAAGTATCTGTTTGAGGTAGTCGATCTGCAGGAAAAGGAAGTGATTTACTCGCGTGGATTCGCATCAATCTATGGTGAATGGGAAACTACCCCAGAATCACAGGGTGCACACCGGACGTTCCACGAGTCAGTTCGCTTTCCTTGGCCCAAGCGACCGGTCCAAGTAGTTGTCAACGTGCGCGATCGTGAAAATAAGTTCCGCAAGATTTGGTCAGTCGACGTCGATCCAAACTCCCGTTTCGTGAATCCGATCGACCGAAGGCCAATGGGTCAGGTGTGGTCCATCATGGACAATGGTTTGTCTTCTAATAAGGTTGATCTGCTCGTAATAGGTGAAGGTTACACAGAGGTGCAGTTGGCGAAGTTTCATGTCGATGCACGCCGACTGGTCGAAGCCCTTTTCGCCGAAGAACCCTTCAAGAGTCGACGGGAGGACTTTAACGTGTGGGGATTGGATCTTCCGTCGATCGATTCCGGGGTTACCCGACCACGTGCCATGCAGTTTCGTCGGACACCCTTGTCAGCCGAATACAACATCTTCGATTCTGAGCGGTATCTGCTGACCTATGACAACCGCTCACTACGCGACGCAGCGTCCGCCGCACCCTATGAGTTTCTCGAGATTTTGGTTAATGAAAAACAATATGGAGGGGGTGGGATTTTTAACTTTCAAGCGACTGCTGCTGCAGATACAGGGTTTGCGGAGTATGTGTTTGTCCATGAGTTTGGGCACCACTTCGCCGGTCTGGCCGACGAATACTACACCTCGGACGTGGCGTACCAGACCGGTGCAGCGTATCATCCGGAACCATGGGAGCCAAATGTGACTGCCCTTCACGATCCTGATCAATTGAAATGGCGTGATTTGGTTGACTCTGACACGCCGTTGCCGACTCCATGGGACAAAAGCGCGTTTGAGGCTAGTAGCAATACAGCGCAAGCGGAGCGCCGGACGTTGCGGAGTCAGGGTGCGCCCGAACTTGATCTGGACAGACTGTTCACTGAACAGATGGAACGTGACACGGAGGTTCTTGGTGCTATGACCTACGCTGGAAAGGTTGGAGCGTTTGAGGGGGCATCGTATGAGGCAACCGGTCTGTATAGATCTGAAGCCGACTGCATAATGTTTACACGCGATCCGGTCGGGTTTTGTCGTGTCTGTCAACGTGCAATCACTCAAGTGATTGATCAATACTCCCGGCCATGAATAAAGTGGATCCAAGAGAGGGGTTTCTTGTTGCATCACTTCTAGGGGTGCTTAGGTCATATCGAATTCATTCTACGTGGGTGAATTGGCCTCTAATTTTTTGAAAGTAAAGAGCGCAAGACGTGGATAAGGTTTTTCTTGCACAACTCGAAACAATTGTGGGTGCGGATAGCATCGTACGTGACCGCGCTGAGCTGGCGACTTATGAATCTGACGGTCTCGTCAAGTTGCGCTCGAAGCCAGGTGTGGTTGTTTTACCCGGGACGGCCGATGAGGTTCAGCGGGTTGTACGGTTGTGCCATGAGCACAGTGTGCCATTCGTGGCTCGTGGACACGGGACTGGTCTATCGGGCGGCGCACTTCCGCTACCCGCTGGTGTCCTCATTGTTATGACACGTCTTAATCGTATTCTCAACATAGACATCCCGAATCAGCGAATCACGGTGGAACCTGGAGTCATGAACCTTGATGTGTCCAAAGCGGTGAAGTCCGAGGAGTGTTATTACGCACCCGATCCATCGAGTCAAGTGATCTGTTCCATTGGTGGCAATGTGGCGGAGAATTCCGGCGGGGCTCACTGTCTCAAATATGGGTTTACCGTCCATCATGTGTTAGGGGTTGAAGCGGTGCTTCCCGACGGCAGTATGGTCCGAGTCGGTGGCTCGGCACTTGATAATCCCGGTCTAGATCTGCTTGGTGTTTTAGTCGGTTCAGAGGGTACGCTAGCCGTTGTGACCAAAGTGATCCTTCGTCTACTTCGGAAGCCGGCTTCTGTGAAGACTTTGTTGGCTGCGTTCGAGTCAACCGAAGCTGCGGGTAATGCTGTATCCGGTATCATTGCGGCCGGTATTATCCCAGCCGCCGTTGAAATGATGGACCGTTTGACTATCGAAGCGGCTGAGGCGGCTGTCCACCCGAATTTCCCAGAGGCTGACGCGGTTTTGATCGTCGAACTGGATGGCGCGGCGGCTGAGGTTACTGCTCTCTTTGGTCTCGTTGAGCAGGTATGTACTGATGCCGGTGCCCGTGAGATTCAGGTTGCACGTACCGAGGAACAGCGCGCGCGGTTTTGGATGGGTCGTAAGGCGGCGTTTGCAGCTATGGGGCGGGTATCTCCCAGTTACTATGTTCAGGATGCAGTGATTCCACGCACGAAGCTACCGGAAGTGCTTGGGCGTATTCGCTCTTTGGAAACCGAATCTGGATTAAAGATTGGCAATGTTTTCCATGCTGGGGATGGAAATTTACATCCTCTGGTGTGCTACGACGACCGAATAGAAGGCCAAGCAGATTTAGCACAACAGGTAGCATCCGAGATCTTGACGTTCTGTTTGGATGCCGGTGGATCAATTACCGGGGAGCATGGGGTTGGTGCTGACAAGGTTGACCAAATGCCGAAGATGTTTTCAGAGACTGATCTCGATACGATGCAACGCGTCCGTTGCGCTTTCGATCCGAAGCACCTCTGCAATCCTGGCAAAATATTCCCAACCCCACGTCTTTGTGGCGAGGTTCCAGGACCTTATCGCGTCCATCCCGTCGAAGCTGCGGGGTTGGCTGACCGAATGTGAGACCTTCCGTGGGAGATGCTGCTACATCTACAGATGTACTGATTGCGGAAGTGGCATCTCACGTGGGCGCAGATGCTGTGCGCGAGTCGACGGCTGTTGATTTCGTCGATGGTGTGCGGCCACGATTGGTCGTTGAACCGAGGACCCAGGAGGGATTAGCTGCGGCGCTTGGATGGGCTGCTTCGCGGACTCTAACTATTGGGATTCGAGGTGGTGGGACGAAACTTCAGTGGGGAGGTCCTGTCAGCACGATCGATCTTTTGGTGTTGACAGGTAGTCTGAATGTTTTGGTCAAGCATCGTTATGGAGACCTGACCGCCACAGTTGAAGCAGGTGCCACCTTATCCTCTATTAACGCAGCACTTGCTGACCACGATCAGTGGCTTCCCATGGATCCGCCATGGTCCGACCGCGCCACGATTGGTGGCATTGTGGCGACGAATGACAGTGGTCCCAGTCGTCACCGCCACGGTGCCCCACGGGATTTGATTATCGGATGTAATCTCGTTCTCAGCGACGGCCAGGTAGCCAAATCTGGTGGGATCGTTGTGAAGAATGTCGCAGGATACGATCTTGCCCGGTTGCTGACTGGCTCATTTGGGTGTCTTGCTGTCATCACTAGCGCGACTTTCAAGCTTGCCCCCAGAGCACCCAGCTCGCGAACGGTGTCGATACAGCTTGAGTCGATTAGTGAGATGACTCCGGTACTCGCTCGACTTGCGAATTCTTCTCTGACACCCTCTGCGGTGGAACTTGAGTGGCCTCCGGCTATGGTTCACGTACGGTTTGAGTCTGTCGAAACATCGGTCGACCAACAATCTTGTGAGGTGATGCGACTCTTCGAAGGCCTGGGTACGGTGCAAATGACGGGCACTGACGACGAGTCACATCTGTGGGAACGTTACGCCCGTCACTGGGACCTTCCAGGTACCCTAATCAAAATCAGTTCATTGCCAACGGAGGTGGTGGAGCTTTTGGTATGGCTTCAAGAAACTGCTAGTGAGCATGATGTTGAAATAACGGTGGCCGGCCGCGTAGCGCTTGGAATCATGGAGGTTTGGCTGAGTGGGTCTCATGGTGCTCAGGCACGCGTTGTGACCAAACTGCGTGCCCGTTTTTCCGAAGGAGAAGGGTCGGCCGTTATACGTCAGGGCGCTGCGTCGCTGCGTCAACAAGTCAATCCTTGGGGTCCCGCGAGTAATGCATTGCCGCTCATGAAACGAGTAAAACAGCAGTTCGATCCCAGCATGTTGCTCAATCCAGGACGGGGACCTTGGGGGATCTGAAAGAAACAGAATCAAGCTTAAAATCTCAGCCGCTTCCAGATGTAGACGGCCTCGGTGTGTTTTTTATCACTTATTCTTTCTCTTGTTAGCAAGGGGTACTCTTCTAATTGATGCGTCGATTATCTCGACAAGATGAAAAGCCGGGAGGGCGTGTCCCTCGCTGGCCAAAGAGCTCTGTAATTGCAGTAGACATCCTGGATTACTGGAGACGATAGCATCGGCGCAGGTCTTAACAACATTCTGAGCCTTTCGTTCGCCAAGTGCACGCGCCGCATCAGGTTCAACAAGGTTGTAGATGCCGGCTGATCCGCAGCACAGCCCCCCTTCTGGAATTTCGCAGACATCGAGTTCTGGAACACTTGCGAGCACCTGCCGAGGCTGAGCCTTAATCCCTTGAGCGTGTTGGAGGTGACAGGCGTCGTGATATGCGACGCGAAATGGAAGCGGATGACGCTTGGCCTGCGGTTCTAATTCGGCCAAGATTTCAGAGACATCGTGACATTTCGCCGCGAAAGCGGCCGCGCGATCAGCGTAATCGGGGTCGTTGCGAAGTAGATAGCCGTACTCCTTTAATGTAGAACCACAGCCGGCTGCGTTGATCGCAATTGTATCGATGTCTATTTTGTCGAATGCATCGATGAGGCCGCGAGCCATCGCGGTTGCTTCTCGCTCGAGGCCAGCATGTAACATCAGCGCTCCGCAACATCCTTGAGATGGTGGCATGACGACTTCACATCCCTCAGCGGCTAGCACACGTGCTGTCGCAGCGTTGACGTTCGAGAAAAAAATACGCTGAACACAGCCCAGTAGTAACCCGACGCGGCGCCTGGATGTACCGGTCGCAGGAATGTACGTAGCGGGTCTTTCCCACATGGACCGAAATTTAATCGGTGGAGCGACGGCCTCCATTGCTTGCAAACGTTCCGGAAGTATTTTCAACAAGCCAGTTGCTCGTAAGAGTCGTTGAAAGCCGAGAGCCTGGTACATCCAGAGTATGAATGCTGCATATCGAAGACGTTTCGGATATGGAAACAAGAGAAAAATCAACTGACGAAACAAGCGGTCTGTCGTCGAACGCACTTTGTGTCTCTCCACTTGTGGCCGGGTTGCCTCAATCAAGCGGTCATATTGCACACCTGAGGGACAAGCCGTGACGCAAGCCATGCAGCCGAGACACGTGTCGATATGTCGGACAAACCCATCGCTAAAGTCGGCGGCGTTTTCGAGTCCAAGCCGCATCAGGTGAATTCGTCCACGCGGCGAGTCCATCTCCTTTTGCCAAAGCACGTAAGTGGGACATGCGGGTAGACAGAAGCCGCAGTGCACGCAGTCGGCAATGAGATCGGGTGAGGGTGGGTTTTCGGCGTCAAAGATTCCGGTTTCACTATTTGTCACTGCTTACTAGTTTGATGAAACATGTCGGGCTTGTCACGTGTGATCGACAATAGCGACGATCAGAGACTAAGATGACTGGTTTATTAAGCTGGGTCTTTTATTTACCGGAGTGTTTCTGATGACACACGCAATCCAGATTCACGAGTTGGGTGGGCCTGAGGTATTGAGATGGGAAGCAGTGGATGTTCCGGCTCCTGGTCCTGGTCAGGCGCTGATCAAGCAAACCGCTGTCGGACTTAACTACATCGATATTTATCACAGAACCGGGTTATATCCGTTGCCCTCAAAGCCTGCCATCATTGGGAATGAAGGGGCTGGAGTCGTGGAAGCTGTTGGTGACAATGTCACCGAGGTGGCGGTGGGCGACCGTGTCGCCTACTGTATGAGCCTTGGGAGTTATGCGCAGCGCCGGGTGATGTCGTCACGACTCTTGGTTCGTCTTCCGGACAGTCTTACTGACCGACACGCTGCAGCGTTGATGCTCAAGGGATGCACAGTTCAATATTTGTTACGACGAACCTATCGAGTCAAAGCAGGCGATACCATCCTGTTTCATGCTGCTGCTGGGGGATGCGGCTTAATCGCTTGTCAGTGGGCAAAGCACCTGGGCGCGACAGTTATTGGCACCGTCAGTACTCCGGAGAAAGCCGAACTTGCAAAGGCACATGGTTGCGACCATGTCATCGTCTATGGCCGTGAGTCGTTCGCTGGACGAGTCAAGGAACTTACTGATGGCGCAGGTGTTCCTGTTGTCTATGACTCAGTTGGAAAGGATACGTTTGCGGATTCGTTAGATTGTCTACAGCCGCGTGGGCTCATGGTGAGCTTTGGGAACTCATCGGGCGCCATTGAGTCTTTTAGCCCAAGCCTATTGGCTGCCAAAGGTTCACTTTACCTTACCAGACCGACGTTGGCGACTCACGTTGGTACTCGTGAAGATTTGGAGATGACGACGAATGATCTGTTCGACGTCATTTCGAAAGGTGTCGTGAGAGTGAACATCAACCAGTCGTATCTTTTGCAGAATGCACAGCAGGCTCATCGCGAACTGGAGGGCCGCAAAACGATCGGGTCGAGTGTGTTGCTGACGGGCGTCTAAGGCTCCGGTCAGTCACGGGGCGCTCGGTCGAAGAGAGTGGATTCGTGGGTGTAAGGAGATGCTCGTTTGGGGTGATGGTGTGCTGCTCTGAATAATGGTTCTGGGACCAGGATGAGGATCTAGGTGATAGGATAAGACTCAACGATTGCTGTCTGGCTGGAGGGGGTTTCATGCATAAAAGCAAACAGAAACGCACGCGGAAAAAACCCAGAGCATCTCGTCGCGACTTTATGAAGAAGGCTGTACTCGGGGCTGGGGCCACGGCGGCGTTCGGTGGAGGGAAAGTTGGGTTGGCAGCGCCTGCGGAGGATGGTGGCAAGCCGATCACGATTCCTAAAGAATTTGCTCAGGCTGAAGCCCTTACACTCAAGCCTATTGATTTCCCGATGGTCGGTGCCCAGGTGTTCGCCCGCGCCTGTAAGGAAGAAGGTGTTTCCGCATTGTTTTGCTGTCCGGGAAACTACCTAATCGTTCATGCGATGGCCGAGGTTGGAATCCCTACGTACTCGGGCCGACATGAAGGGTCACTATGCCACGCGGCTGATGCGTTCTGTCGTGCCACAGGTGAAATCGCGGCGACATCTGGTACCGAGGGTCCGGGTTTCACAGACATGATTGGTGGCATCGCTGCTGCTAATGCGGCTCGGTCGCCGATTTTGGTGCTGGCTAGCAATAAAACCATTTTTTCAGAGGACACGGAGCGTGGCATTCAAGATTGCTATCAGCAGCCGACAACTGAGGGTATACGTAAATATGGTAAACGGTTGATCAATCCTGAGCGTACCTGGGAGTACGCAGGTTATGCGTTTCGGCAGTTGAAGACAGGTGTGCCGAAGCCGGTGCACTTGGATTTTCCTGCAGAGGTAGCGGGTGCCCAGTTTGCCGATGCCAGCGAGCTCGAGTACTACTACGACAGGACTAAATACCGGACCGAGGCAAAGGCTCACCCCGATCCAACCGCGATCGATGCTGCGGTGCGTCTGCTTCGCGATGCTGAGCGACCAATCATCGTGTCGAGCAACGGCGTTTTCTACCACAAGGCGTGGGATGCGCTTCGACGACTTGCTGAGAAAGCACAAATTCCCGTGATCGAATCGGGTGCAATGAAAGGGCAGTTCTCGGCGGACAGCGAATTATCGGCTGATGCTGCGCCTGGTGCGCTGCCCAGTGCTGATGTTGTGCTGCTCGTTGGTCAGTACTGCATGCCGACAATCGGCGAGTTTGCGTTTGGGCCTGATGCCCGCTACATCAGGATTGATCCAGCTGCCGAGGACATCGGACGTAATTTACCGGTTGATGTGGGTATCGTTAGCGACGAGAAAGCGGCACTTGAGGCGTTGGCTAACGCTATACCGAGTCTGAAGCACGATGCCTGGGTTGCCGAAGTAGGAGTCGCCAGACGCGAGTTTGAAGCTGAGAATGAGGCGTTCTACAAGACCGGACTTGCATATACCGATGCTGTTCATCCGGCAGTGATTGGGCGGGAACTGGCCGATTTCTTGTACCACGGTGATCTCCCAAAGGAACGTACGACGATTATTCAAGGTGGTTATGGAGTCGCCCGTTACACACGTCGCTATTTACGTGCTTTCCGCCCAGGCCAGGTGATCAATGGTGCCTATCAATACGGTGCTATTGGTCCCGACGTCGGTTACGCCTTAGGTGTAGCCGCTGCAGTCAAGAGTGGTGTAGGTGCGCAGGCCGATTACAAAGGTCACCCGGTGATTGCCATTACTGGTGATGGAGGGATTGGATACTCCGGTATGGAGCTTGAGACAATGTCAAAATATCAGCTTCCGGTGATCACGATCGTCTACAACAACAACGCGTGGGGGACGTGGCAGGGCCAGCGGAACAACGCCGTGGCGCTTCCCATTCATCTGTTTCAGGAGAATGTGCGGTACGACAAAATGGGCGAGGCGCTTGGAGCACACGGGGAATACGTGACCCAGTCGAAGGATTTTATGCCCGCTCTAGAGAGGGCTTACCAGATTGCGCTTGACGAGAGCCGGCCGTCAATTATCAATGTTCAGGCCAAGAAGGAATTTTGGTTACGGGATCAATATCCACCGGGATTCCTGGGTAAGGTTGAACCCGGTGTTATGGCGTATAACCACTAGTACACTGGACCTGTATGGCGGCCAAACGGCCAATCCGGCGCGACGAACTGGAGAGAGTGCGTAAGCGTCTGCAAGCATACGCAGACCGAGGCGTTTTCCGAGGATACACGGAGCGGCCCACTCGGAGTGGTCGTCACTATTTTCGATTTCTGTGGTTAGGTCGTGACGCGTTCAGGTTCACCTATGAACCTGCTTCGGGAACGCTGACATTTACCAACGTGCTTCCTCACATTCGGGTTCGGTCAGCGTTGTATCAGGCCCTCAAATGTTTCATTGAAGATAGGTCGGCCCGTCGCTTACCGGCGCATCGACGGATTGACCCGCGTCGTGCAAGGGCAAGTTTCTCGAGTCGCCGGGGTGCCATGCTGATTCATGTCGTGGCGAAACCGGGAAGTCACGCATACGGTGTAACTAAGGCTGTAAATCTTGTGCACGAGATCTTTCTGCACCTTCATGTTTATTTCCCTGAGTACCTTTGGGAGCACTATGGTGTCGCGGAAGAATAGTGCGAGTCTCGTTTGCCGGATGATGTCGCTAGATGACGCCGACGGAGTCTCGGCTCTGGTTGTTTCGTCATTCGATGAGTTCATTGGTCACGACTATTCCGAACAGGGTATTGCCGAATTTCGTCAATATGTGGACGCTGAAGCGATCCGCCAACGTATTCAACATGACCACTTCGTGATGGTTGCTGAGTCCGAGGGTATTCTTGCGGGGATGATTGAGATCCGCGACTGTAACCACGTTGCGTTGTTGTTCGTAGGTAAAGAATTTCACCGCCGTGGTGTCGCTCGCTCGTTAGTTGATCAAGCGGTACACCAGGCACGCGTGACGCGGCCAGATCTAGCGCGGGTAACCCTGAACTCCTCGCGGCACGGGGTTCCAGCTTATGAGAGGATCGGGTTTCGACAGACAGGTCCAGAGAGGAGCGTAAACGGGATCGTATTCATCCCGATGGCAATACAGTTAGATTCCTAGCGGTACTGCGTTACGTGATGTTCTGTACCTGAATTCTCTCGATTAGAATCGTCCCAGTGCCGTTCACCCTTAGGCCAAACGGTCCTGGAGCCAGGTCATCGGCGTGTCCGTGGTTCAATAGCTCACCGTTGACGTAACCGCGAAAGTGGCCATCACCTCCGAATACACGGAGGAAGAGCCAGCCTGATTCTGCTAGAGGTTTTTCTTCGAAGATATTCGACACTCCTCCATCCATCCGGCCTAGTTTGACAGCAGTGTTGTCAATGGACAGAAAATCAAATGTTTCTACATCTTGGACATGAAAGACGAGTTGAAGTTCCCCGTCGAACTCGTCGATGTTCACGTAGACGTCGGCCTGAGTGGCGGCAAGATCAGAACCAGCGACGAACAAGCTTGGTACACCGCGAGGATAAAGTCCCAAGACCATGCCCTTTTCTTGATCGTCTGCCATATCAGGTGAGAGCTGAGCAGCATTGTTCTGTAACCATTCGAATTGGTCAGCCAGCACCATATCCGCCCCTTGAACGGGACGCCAGACCCAAGATCCGTTCCCCAGATCAATCGGACCCGAGTCACCCTCAGCGTTAGCGGAGTCTACGACGACATTTTCAATAGGCGCATCAATCGTGATGGTTTGGACCCCAAGGCCATGTTGATATACCAGCATGGCACCATGTTCGGCTGTTTCAAACAGCATACCCATCCCTGCGATGGCGAAGACGAAGGTGGTTCCTAGGACGGCCAGTTTGGGAGGGATTATGAAAGACACCGCTAGTCGCACCGAAGCGAAGAAAGCAAAAAACCAAGTAGTTCGAAATGCCCAGTCTGCGTGCTCATTGACGAGTGGTGTCACTTGGGCCGCCAAAAGCATCCCATCTGCGGCGCTCTCGCCAGTGAAGTATGCGAGGATGGCCGTAGCAGAACCGGCGCAGTACAGCCAAGTGGCCGCGTCGCGAATACCCGCGCGGCGGCGAAAGAACAGACTGACAAGATCGGTTACAAACGCTGCAGAAAACAGGGCAATCGGAAAGTGCACGATGAGGGGGTGGATGTTGGGGGCCCAATCTGGTGTTAGTGACATTACCCATATAATACTGCGCTTGCGGTGGACGGGGACCTAATGCAGGGGTGGCACGGTTGGGACGATTACGCGCCTTTCTATGACTGGGAAAACGACCAGACGGTCGGGCGCCAAGATGTACCGTTTTGGGTAGGACTTGCTGATCGGGTTGGTGGACCGGTACTTGAGCTTGGATGTGGCACCGGTCGTGTCTCGCTTTCCGTGGCTCGCCGCGTCGAGCGATTTGTTGGTGTCGATCGCTCGGAACCGATGCTCAAAAAACTTAGCACCCGTCTTCGCGGTGGACGGCTTGGTCGGAGAGTGAGTTTGGTGCAGGGTGATATTCGTGCGCTGCCGTTCCGGAACCGTTGTCGTTTTAAGCTCATCATGGCGCCGTATGGGATACTCCAGTCCTTGTTGCGAGACGCAGACGTTCGGATGACCCTTGACTCGGTTGCGGGTCTTCTTCCGCGGGGTGGAGTCTTGGGTATTGACCTTGTGCCGGATCTCTCGCGTTGGAAGGAGTACACGCGACGAGTTAGTCTCAGAGGGAAAGGACCTGCTGGAGGAACTTTAAAGTTGATCGAGACCGTTCGCCAGGATCGCGAGCGCCATTTGACTATTTTTGACCAAGAGTTTGTCGAACGGCGAGGGAGGCAATTAAAAAGCCATTGTTTCTCGTTAGCCTTTCGCACGCTTTCTGTTCCGCAGGTTTCACGCTATCTGGAACGCGCTGGATTGCAGATAGATGCTGTGTTGGGTGATTACCAAGGAGATGCTTGGTCACCTGAGGCAGATGTGTGGATAATCGTGGCTCGGCGCCGATAGTCAATGACGGCTAAGTCAGGTGTGCGTCGGACCAGACTTCTGCGATAATAACCCGTAGTCTTCATACTTCAAAAGTCGGAGTAGGTCCTATGTCAGGCCATTCCAAGTGGGCTTCAATCAAGCACAAAAAGGGGGCAGCTGATGCCAAACGTGGCAAGCTGTTTACCCGGATTATTAAAGAACTGACGGTCGCCGCACGGGCGGCCGGCGGAGATCCAGACAGTAACCCCCGTCTTCGCACTGTAATTGCCGATGCGAAGGCGGCGAACATGCCCGCAGAGAACATCAAACGGGCGATTCGTCGAGGTACGGGGGAGGAACCCGGCATTTCCTATGAGGAGGTGACCTATGAGGCATATGGGCCAGGGGGTGCCGCACTTATCATAGAGGTGATGACCGACAATACGAACCGAGCTGTGGGAGAGATTCGGCATTTGTTGTCAAAACATGGCGGAAGTCTTGGTACGACTAATAGCGTGGCTTGGATGTTTGCTAAACGTGGCCATCTCGTCATTGACAAAAATGGCGTGAATGAGGAAATGCTTATGGCGGCTGCTATCGATGCTGGTGCCGACGATTTTTTTGATGAGGTGGAGAGCTGGGAAATCGTGACGGATCCGGAGGCTTATGAGGCCGTCTCGGTTGCTGTGAGGGCGTTAGGTGTCGAACCTGTCAGCGCTCAGCTTGCGATGTTGCCCCAGAACTATTTAAAGCTAGAGGGTTCAGCAGCTCGTCAGATCTTGAAGTTGATGGAAATTCTTGAGGATCACGACGATGTACAGCGTGTCTGGTCCAACTTCGATATCGAAGCAGAGGAGATTGAGGCGTCTCTAGCGTGAGAATCCTGGGGGTTGACCCCGGTTCCCAGTGCACGGGTTATGGTTTCATCGATACGAGTGGGAACCGACATTCAGTGGTTGCTTGTGGTGCACTTAAGGCTCCGGCCGGCATTCCCTTTCCAGAAAAACTTCTGACGATTCATCGTGGTCTCTCAGAGCTACTGGTACGGTACCAGCCGAGCGTAGTTGCGATTGAGGATTTGTTCTATGCTCGAAACGCTCGCTCTTCGTTGATCCTTGGCCACTTGCGCGGTGTACTAATGCTGGCCGCGTCAGAGGCGAGTGTAGCCATTTTTGAGTATTCGCCGACGGAGGTTAAACAGGCTGTCGTGGGATACGGTCGCGCCGAAAAACGTCAGGTGCAGCAGATGGTGACGCTTATTCTTGGTATGGATACACCGCCCTCGCCGCTCGACGTTTCCGATGCTTTGGCGGTTGCAGTGTGTCACGCCCACTCGATCGGCCCGACGCAGGGACGGCCCGACGGGGGTGGTCGTTCGGCGCGCAATTGGCGGCGATATGTGCCACGGGAACGGGTTAAGTAATCAATAATCAATGATTGGACAACTCAGCGGCCGCCTCGTTGATAAGCAGCCCAATCGCCTCGTTGTCGATGTTCACGGAGTTGGATACGAGCTGCATGTGCCGCTATCAACTTTTTATGGGCTAGGTGATATCGGTGTTGATGTTTCGCTGCGTGTTCACACTCACGTCCGAGAAGACACCCTGTCACTGTTTGGATTCGCGACGAAGCTTGAGCTGCTTGTGTTTGAACGTTTGATCTCGATCAGTGGCGTAGGTCCGCGACTAGCTCTAGCTGTACTGTCTGGAATCGAGTCGCCAGATCTGGTCCGCGCGGTCAGAAACGGAGACGTAGCTCGGCTGACGCGGATACCTGGAGTTGGCAAGAAGACGGCGGAACGGATTGGTTTGGAGCTCAAAGATCGGCTGCCTTCTGAGTGCGACCAAGCGTCTCGAGAAGACGAGCCTGTACCGGAAGACGGTGATAATCGTGCTGACATGCTGTCAGCGTTGTTAAACCTTGGATACCGTCGGCCGCTGGCCGAACGCGCCGTGGACGTGGCATTGAAATCTGGAGGCACAGGATTCGAAGACATGTTGCGTCAGGCGCTTCGAGAGTTGGCAAAATGACAACGGAAAGAGTGGTCAGCTCCGCCCAAGCCCAAGGTGTGGAGGAAGCACAGTACGAGTCTGGACTGCGTCCGCGTACGCTCTCAGATTACGTAGGACAAGACCGCGTACGAGAGAACCTCACTGTGTCGATTGAAGCAGCTCGGCAGCGGAAGGAAGCGCTCGACCATGTGCTGCTTTATGGTCCCCCAGGGCTTGGTAAAACGACCCTGGCTTACGTTGTGGCGCAGGAGCTTGGGGTGCAGGTTCGAGCAACGTCTGGACCTGTCTTGGAGAAACCGGGGGATTTGGCGGCGCTACTCACGAATTTAAAAGAGCACGAGGTTCTTTTTATCGACGAGATTCACCGAATGAGTCCGGTTATTGAAGAGATCCTTTATCCAGCTATGGAGGATTACGAACTGGATATTATGATCGGTCAAGGACCGAGTGCCCGGTCGGTCAAGGTTCCGCTTCAACATTTCACGCTGGTCGGCGCGACCACGCGCGCCGGGATGCTCACCTCGCCACTTAGAGCGCGGTTTGGGATCGTACACCGTCTTGATTTCTACACGGAAGATGACCTGCGTGTGATTGTGGAGCGTTCCGCTGGTATCTTGGGCGTGCCGATAGATAATCCAGCGACTCGGGAGTTGGCGCAGCGCGCTCGAGGGACGCCACGGGTCGCCAACCGACTTTTGCGGCGCGTACGCGATTATGCTGAGGTTCGTGCGGACGGAACAATTAATGCGGCGGTGGCAAAAAAAGCCATGGCGTTGCTTGACGTTGACGACAACGGATTTGATGAGGCTGATCGCCGTTTGCTAAAGGCAATCATTGAGAAGTTCGGTGGGGGACCGGTTGGTTTGAACAGCATAGCTGCGGCAATTAGTGAGGAGAAGGAAGCCATTGAGGACATCTACGAGCCGTTTCTCATCCAGACCGGCTTCCTGGATAGAACCCCAAGAGGTCGTATCGCGACCGAACGGGCCTACGACTACTTGAAGCTGCCTGGGCCGCAGCGCGGTTCTCGGCTTTGGTGAAGGGTAGGACGAGAAGGAGACGGATCGGGTAATGGACCAACGTGGTGGAAAGCTGAGCGGAGGGACAAAGCTTCGCCAAACCAGAATAGCATCGTTAGCCACCTATGTGCCGCCTCGTTTGTTAACGAATGCCGACATCGAGAAACTTGTCGATACTTCGAACGAGTGGATTTTGAAGCGCACTGGGATTCGAGAGCGACATGTTGTCGATCCGGGGACCGCGACGTCTGATTTGGCTAAGGAAGCGTCATTATCTGCAATTAAGAAAGCCGGACTTACTCCAGATGATGTTGGTTTTATCGTGGTTGCTACAACGACTCCGGACATGTTGTTTCCTAGTACGGCCTGTCAGGTGCAAACCAAGATCGAAGCATCCAACGCTTGGGGTTTCGACCTGGGTGCCGCCTGTTCTGGATTTACCTACGCGTTAACCACCGCTGCGCAGTTGGTCGCGACCGGAACACACGATCACGCGTTGGTGATTGGTGCCGACGTGATGTCGTCGATCATTGATTACAAAGACCGTGCGACATGCGTATTGTTTGGCGATGGGGCGGGCGCCGCTGTCATTTCACCGGCTACGGAGTCTGGAATAGGGCTGCTGGATTTTTCGCACGAAATCGATGGTAGCGGGGGCCCCGCATTATGCATGCCGGCGGGTGGCAGTTTGCATCCGGCTAGCCACGAAACGGTTGATAAGCGGATGCACTTCGTGCATCAAGATGGTCCGGCGGTTTTTAAATTTGCTGTACGAAAAATGGAAGAGATCTGCCGAAGGATTTTGACGCAGAATGGCCTCACCGCGGATGATATCGACCTGTTCGTTTCTCATCAAGCCAACCGCCGTATTATTTTAGGCACCGCCGAGCGTCTCGAAATAGATCCGCAGAAGGTTGTGATCAACATCGAACGCTTTGGCAATACCACGGCTGCCACCATTCCGCTGGCCCTGGTTGATGCTATCGGGACTGGTCGCTTAAAAAAAGGTGACCGGGTGCTGTTAGCCTCAGTAGGAGCTGGCTTCACTGCCGGAGCTGTTTTGCTCCGCTGGGCCTTTTAACCCGATCAGGTGCGGGAGTCAGGAGACGAAATGCAACCAGTCTCCGATTTTGACTTTGATCTTCCACCTGAGTTGATTGCTCAGGAACCGAGTGCTATCCGCGACCAGGCCCGCTTGTTTTGTCTTGATAGGAAAACTCAGAAGCACTTGCACCACAGGATTTGTGATCTGCCGACTTTGTTGAAGCCGGGAGATCTACTGGTAGCTAATGACACGCGCGTCTATCCTGCACGACTCCTTGGTCGTCGTGAGCCTAGCGGTGGCGCAGTCGAATGTCTATTGTTAGCTAGAGTTGACCGCGACTGTTGGGATGTACTACTGCATCCTGGACAGAAGCTTAAGGAAGGAGCATCCGTAATCTTCGAAAGGGATGGTTTTCAGTTAAGGCTCGAAGTGCTGGCCAAACATTTTCACGGCCGAAGGACCGTTCGGCTAACTTCTGAAAATGCGACAGACATCGACCAAGCAATCGATGCTATCGGACATATTCCACTGCCGCCTTACATCAAGCGGCCGGATCTTTCGGTCGACCGTGATCGGTATCAGACTGTGTATGCGCGCGCGCGAGGATCCGTGGCAGCACCAACAGCGGGACTGCACTTTACACCGGAACTCTTAGATGCCCTCGATGCGAAATGTATCGAGCGTACGACGATCACGCTACATGTTGGCTTCGGCACGTTTCAGCCGATCCGAAGCGAGCACATTCAGCAACATCATCTTGACGCCGAGCGGTTCGAAGTAACAAAGAACGCGGCAGCACTCATCAACACCGCGTTGGATGAGGGACGTCGAGTGGTGGCTGTCGGAACGACTACCACACGCGTGTTGGAGGCATGTGCTCGATTAGGGAGGGGGAGAGTTCAGGCCGGGACTGGTTCGACGAGATTGTATATCTATCCAGAGTTTGACTTTCAGGTAGTCGGGGCTCTGCTCACGAACTTTCATCTACCGCGCTCGTCGCTCCTTGTTCTTGTTTGTGCGTTTGCCAGCCGACAACAGGCGCTCTCGGCATATGCCGAGGCCGTGGCCGATGAGTATCGATTCTACAGCTATGGGGATGCGATGTTAATAACGTAACAGTTTGTCTTCCGAGTCCTTGTTTATAATGAATGTTTGCTAGTTCTGTTGAAAATGCCGGTGTAGCTCAGCTGGTTAGAGCGAGCGGCTCATATCCGCTAGGTCCGGGGTTCAAGTCCCTGCGCCGGCACCATCTTTTTGCTCTGGGGTTGTCCCGTTAGCCTTTCAACCCTTTGTCTGGGTTCGTGTCAGCTGGTTTCGCCTATTGACGGCACCCGTGACGTTGCCAAGTTCGTCTTCCAGATCGACTTCTGCCGGTCTCACTCTTACAATTAGATTAAATTCACGAAAATGATGCCGGACTCGGTATCAGTAATTGGTAACCCCACACGAGTCGTGGAGACTAACCGATGCGAAGGCTTCGTTTTTTGATGACATGACAAAAGATCTTATCGAGTGGTACTTTGAGCAGGGTTTGACGGATGGTCTGCCTGTGGTTCCTCCATCTCCTGAGAAAGTGTCCGCTACTGTCATGGCGTTGGGTGGTAATCCGGAGTATCTAGAGGCACGGATTCCACCTCGATCGGGAAACCTGACCCGGGAAGTGCTTGCCGTTAACGTCGTGATGGCAGGCTGTCTTCCAGATTATGCTCCCGTCGTTCGTGCTGCTCTTGTAGCCATGTGTGCACCACACTTTAATCTGAACGGTGTTCAGGCTACGACGCATATGGCTGCCCCACTCGTTGTCGTGAATGGACCGGTCCGACAAGCGATTGGTATTAACGCAGGATGCGGTCTATTTGGTCCTGGAAACCGAGCTAACGCGACGATTGGTCGGGCTATTCGTCTCGTGCTTTTGAATGTTGGAGGCGCTGCACCGGGGAGTGTTGATAAGAGTACGTTGGCTCATCCTGGGAAGTACTCGTTCTGTGTTGGGGAAAATGAAGAAGCGAGTCCATGGGTTCCGTATCACGTAGAGAAGGGATATCGAGCGGAGGATAGCACGGTGTTTTGTCTTGCGGCAGAGGCACCGCACAGTGTAACGAATCATCTCTCTGACGACGCTGAAGGAATTCTTGACTCTGTTGCTTCGGCGATGAGTACGATTGCTCATAACAATGCGGTGAGTAGCGGCTCGTGTGCGGTTGTGATTGGGCCTGAGCATGCGGAAACGATCGCAGGGAAGGACTGGGCCCGCAGTGATGTGCGGCAGTATCTTTGGGAACACACCACGAACACATACGACGACATCAGTTTTTGGGGGCGTTATGGGAAGATCTATAACCGAAATCTTCCCTCGTGGTATCGGCGAGAATCAGGTGCTCGGATTCCAATTGTGCCAACGCCAGACGACATCCACCTTTTTGTGGCCGGTGGTGCTGCCGGAAGATTTTCGGCTTTTCTGCCAGGCTGGGGACACATGACTGCCCCGGTTTTGCGCGCCGTTGATGGGAAAAACGCACCCGCCCAATCTAATTGCAGCGATGGCACTTGCCACGTCTAACTAATGAAAAAACGGTTGGCATCTGGACAGATCGTCTATGACCCGCGGGGCACGGTGACGCCTCAACCAACCGACTTGGCTGTCCGGTTAAATGGTTGGGAGGGCATCCGGCTGGGCATTCTCGACAATTCAAAATGGAACGGATCGAAGTTGCTGCGTGCCATCAGTGCGCTGTTAAAAGAACAGCAAGGCATTGCCTCGGTTACCTTTTATAAGAAGAAGAGTTTTTCACGCATTGCGACCGAGGAACTCATTGGTCAGATCGCCTGCCGAAACGACGCGGTGATAACGGCGATTGGCGATTGAGGATCCTGCACATCGTGCAGTGTGCACGATACGGTCGCGTTGGAGCGAAAAGGGTGCCCGACAGCCGTCATCGTGACCGATGCATTTTTCGATGATGTTTGCCGGCAACGGGTAGCTCTGGGCACACCCACGTTGACACCGGTCGTTATTGCGCATCCGTTAAGTACGCTAACGAACGACGTTATCCAAGCTCGTGCACTCGAAGCATTGCCCCAACTTAAACAGGTGCTCATAAGTGGTCCGAGCGGCTGATGATTTACTTAGACCTTCGCTTCGCAGCCTCAGTGGTAGCCCGTTCCCCTTCCCGTTCTCCGGCGAGAATATTCGGCATCGCGTAGTTTCCCTCGTGGCACGCGTACTCATAGATGACGTAGTCGGGCATCCGTGGCATTGGACGTTCGACGGTCCAGGGTTGTGTGTAGATCTCCGTATCCTCGATTGTGAACTGGTAATCGAGATTGTTTTCATCGACACGCGTGAAGCGCTCAATAGCGCGCGTCTTCGGCGTGGACGGGAAGCGGAGCTCTGTTTTGGCGCTGTAGTTAAGGGTTTCAACAACAAGGGTATTGCCATCCCAATATCCGCGCGAGTCCCCGTTCCACTGGCGGATGACGTCGTTGAGATGGGGGCGGCCATCGATCGGGATAATGCGGACATCGTGAATGTTTTCCACGTGGATCGCTACGTACTCAGGAGTTTGGAGTATGTGATACGTGTTGTTGTAGCTTGTGCCGACCGGCGGGACACCATGATAGGTGATACACCGATCCCATGCGCTACGATCTAACCAGGAGTCAGCTGGATGCATACGCCGATGTTCCCTGAGCTTGTCGACTTGTTTTTGTCCTTTTGCATTTAAGGGAAGACGCCCGCTCGGTGGATCGATGATCTGCGATGTGCGCCGATCAGGGAGAACTTCCCCGCGATCAACCCAGAATGCGTTATAGGCACCGGGATCGACCCCAGGGCGATCAGGACGATCGGCCTTTGCTCGTGCATTCCAGGCGGCGACTTCCTCGGTGGTGAAGAATTTCCGAGTCTCTAATTCCGCTGGTCGCTGTAAGGGCGTGACAGTTGCGTAAGACCAGATCCCTTGGAGATCCGGATCACCCCAAGATGTTTGAAGCACGATTGGGGTGTCCGTTGTTTGGCTAGTGGCAGGTAATGGCGTTAGCCCGATGACTGCAAGTGCCGTCAGAACTGTGGTCAGATATCTACCTGTCATCATTAGACCTCCACGCCGTCAATAATAAGAGCATCATCGCCTAGGACTAACCTGGGGTGCAAGAATCAAGCAATGACAACCCGTGATAGCCTTCTGGCTGTAGGAGATCACGGGAGGGAGCAGTCATGTCACGATATCGAGTTCCTGCTGTTGTACGTCTTGCCCTTGCACTGACCGTTGGGGTTTTCTGGACGTTCGCACAGCCCGGAACAACGGTCTTGAGGGCGCAGGATTACATCGATATTCAACAACTATATGCCGCATATAATCACGCGCTCGATACGTCTGATGCTGACAAGCTCACCTCATTTACAGGCGTCTACGCGGACAAATTGGCCAAAACGCCAAATGGTTGGCGGTTGAAGGCGCGGACATTTGCCAATGACGCTCAACCGTAATGAACGCAGCCGTAGGTTTGCAGGGGTGATACTTGTGACGGTACTCACTTGCCAGGCTGAGGTGGCTGGAGAGATGCGGTCTGTGTGGGACCGTGTCTATAGCAACGCACAAGCGAAACGCGGGGAGAAACTCTATCGCATAGCGTGTGAAAGCTGTCACGCACCAGATCTATCCGGTGGCAAGGTTGTGCCTGAACTCATTGGCAATACCTTCACCGAAGACTGGGATGGCCTGTCGGTTGGGCGACTTTTCGAACGGGTTCTTCTTTCGATGCCGGAAGAAGATCCTGGGAGTGTCAGCCGCTACGACAAAGCAGACATCTTAGCGTTCATTCTGAAAGAGAATGGCTTCCCATCGGGGCAGGGTGATCTGCAAGCTGAGATGGATTTATTGGATAGGGTCAGGTTTGAGGCTACGAAGCCCTGAGATGGCTCCGTTGAAACTGTTTAGATTTTGATAAGTATAGATAACGATGATCCGAGGAGATTCATGGCAAAGAGATGCTTGTTTTACATTGGCTGTTTACTCTCAATACCGATAGGGGCTGCCGAGGCACAGTCCGTCGAGGATCAGATCAATGAAGCTTTACTGGCCTCACCAGAGGCACTCCGTGACGATGCGACTGTTATCGTTCGCGACGCCCAAGGTATCCCGACGATCATTCGACAGGGCACCAACGAGCTGGTGTGTGAGCCCGATCGTCCGGGAGGAGGTTTTGGGGTGGAGTGCTACCATTCGAGTTTTCAAGATGTGATGGACTGGATGACCCAGAGACTCGCTGAAGGGGCTCGAACATTTAATGAATTGTTTGCGAGTGGGGGACCTGATGCCGAAGTCAGTCCTGGTGCCATGCAGTATGCACTTGTCGGACCGACTCGAGATCAGGCGGTGATGCGTGTGTCGATTAATCTTCCGCATGCGACAGCTGAATCAACTGGCCTGCCAACTGAAAAAACTGATGATGGGCCCTGGCTTATGTGGTCGGGGACATCTGCTGCGCACGTTATGTGGGGCGAGATTCCGCCGGGAATTCCGGCCACTTATCCAGGTCGATAGTAGGAGATCAAACCAATGAGACCATCAATCGCAATAAGGTCGCTCTTGTTGACAATTTTATTTTGCACAATAGTTTTCGATGGGTTGTCAGCTCAGGTGACATCGGTGCGGTTGGAAAATACGGCCAATGAACCACAGAACTGGTTGACTTACTCGGGCAACTACTTCAGTCAGCGCTACAGTGAGTTAGACCAAATCACACCGGTGAATGTCGAAGACCTGTCCTTGCAGTGGGTGTATCAGACAGGAGTGTTTGGACCGTGGCAGACAACACCCGTGGTGGTTGATGGGGTGATGTATTTAACGCAGCGTCCCA